>Ga0155530_127_pt1 | contig 10230 bp, 10 predicted proteins | sample RifCSPhighO2_12_FD_107187 | JGI IMG/M metagenome (GOLD analysis project Ga0155530, IMG submission 107187) | Candidatus Zambryskibacteria bacterium RIFCSPHIGHO2_12_FULL_39_47
TATTACATATACAAATAACGATATTCAACCAATATTTTCATTTAAAGGAGACCAAACAGTAGTCACAAAAAGTGCGCTTTATGGTTCTGGTATAAAATATTGGTTAGATTTGAGTAATTCAAAATTAAATCATAAAAATATTCTAGAAGATCCACAACTTTTATCTTTTCTCGATAGTCTTATTGATTCGCAGGTATCAACTCCTTCTCTTACTGATACAGAACCAGTGCAGTTGGGTAATCGTCTGCACCTAAGCGTTCACTCTCCTGTATCTATTGGTGTATACAACAGTCAAGGAAATTTTACTGGTAAGGTCTGTGACGATGTAACTTTAATTTGCAACATAATCGAAGATATTCCAGGAAGCACATATTTTGAATTTGGCGAGGGGAAATATGTAAACCTTGGTCAGGGTAATTTACAAAAAGCAGTGCTTATAGGAACAGATGTGGGCACATTCACGTTTGAGTCACAAGTTGTTACTCCAGACGGCACATCCAACATTTCGTCATTCATAGACATACCAGTCACAACTCAAACTCAAGCAGAAATAACTATAAATCAAACCAGTGGAATTCCACAACTAAAACTTGATGTAACAGGGGACGGAATGACAGACTTTACTCTCGCTCCGAGTGCTGTTTTTGACCCAATCACATATCTGCAAATAATGAAAACCACTATCGATTCATTAGACATTACTTCCGCCAAGAAAAAAGCCTTCGGCTCTCGAATAGATAACGCTATCAAACTGATTCAGAAAGGTAAGATAGATAAGGCTAAATTAAGGGCAGATAAATTTAAGTCAGTTTTAGAGAAAGTAATATCAAAACCCGATCCAAAGAAACCAAAACCCAAAAAACTCTCAAAAACTGATGCACAGCTCTTACTTGATATGTTGAACCAACTATTAGATAATATTAGTTAATATGATTAAAAAATTTAAAATTTCTTACATAGTATTTATACTCTCTGTCTTATCTATTATTCTCTTGGCACTCAACTTTTTCTCTATCGGTATGACAATAGTAGGTCTTTGGGATTTTAGTAAATATTATATCCCGATAATTATTTCATTATTACTGGTAGACAGACTACTTAATAAGAATATTAACACTAAATATTTTAAGATGTCTATAATTCTTAATTTGGTTTATATAGTGATTATACTTGTTGAAGTTATTAACTTTCACTACTAGTTTATTGGTTTTGCTACTTACTACAAAATCTGAAAGTTTTTTGACTTGTTTTTGTTTATTTTGTGGAGTATTGTATAGTAAAAGCAATTAAAATTAATGAAAAAATATCTATCAATTTTAATCATATTAATAGTTATTTCTCCTTCAATTACTTTGGCGGCATGGTGGAATCCGCTCAGTTGGTTTAATAATTGGAGTATTTTTCATAAAGAAGATAAGACTCAAGTCTTAGAAGGACGGATAAAAGAGCTCGAGGATAAGTTGAATAATGTTGCAACTTCAACAAATAATCCATTAACTACAGCAACAAGCACCGCGACGACTACAGTGAAAATTAATCCGATAGTGATAAAACCTAAAATACAATCTAGTACGATTGTAAAAGTAGAATCGTCTAAACCAACAACCAAAACTTTCACCTTACAAAATGGAACTGTTGTTGATGAATTCGGTAATATTGTGAGTGGAAAGGTTCAAGATGAAGTTATTGTATCAAACACATCTAAAACATACACTGACCAGCAAATTTCTAATCTATTTAACTCGTCTGTTGTAAAAATTGAAACTGATGCAGGTTCTGGCAGTGGTTTTATCTACGATAAAAATGGAAATATTTTAACAGCAAACCATGTTGTAAAAGGGTTTAACAATGTAAAAGTTAGATTGATGACCAACGAGTCATTCGAAGGTGTTGTTGTCTGGTCAAATGAATATGATGATATAGCTGTTGTAAATATTGGAAAAGTTGGTGCTCCATCAATGCTCCTAGGAGACTCCGATTCATTACAGATTGGTGATGAGATGATTGTGTTAGGATACCCTCTCGGTTTAGACGGCATGGTTCTTTCAAAAGGAATATTGAATAGTAAACAAAAAGGGAGTAACTATACTTTTCTTGGTACAGATGCAAACACTCAGCCAGGTAGTAGTGGTGGACCTTGGTTAAGTAGAAAAGGAGAAGTGGTGGGTCTGCATGTTATGGGCATAGGACCCCAAATACAAGGTATAAAGGTGAACCAGGGATTAAACTTTTCGGTTCCAATCAATTATATTAAGGCAAAGATTCCTTACGACTTAAAAAGTTCCTACACATTTAGTTCACAATCAACTTCTTCCAATTTTCCACCTGGTAGTTCAATAAATCTCAAGAAAAGCATACAGTATTCTGTGGACTATAATCCCAATCTAAGTTGTAATGAATTGGGTCTCTATGCTATAGACCTAGAAATTTGTAATTTATATAAGAATCATAAAAGTGAGTACACTTGGGTAGTTATTGAGGATTAAAGTTCGCAAGAAGTTCGCAAGAACCGTTCTCGCGAATACTCGCGAATACATATCAAAAATTGGATACTTGTAACTAGCAAGGACTGTAACTAGCAAGGACGGTCCTTGCTAGAGGTCTTGAAAATGAAGCCGGATCTGATATCATTCAACATGAGTAATGAGAGTCGGCATTCTATGATACGAAAGTGTTATAGACAGTGTTGTGATTAAAGTCCAGTCATCCGCCTTGCCTGTCCCATAGCGAGCTTCGCTCTACTACTGGGGTGCGGTGGATTTGTCCCAAAGACAAAGGGTAGCTGGTAAAAAGCAATGGTGGCTTACGGGTCTACCGAGAGCCTCGATGTGAGGGAACTTGCAAGAAGTTCTAGGCGCCGATTTTTAACTTCTAAGGTTTGTTACTCAAGCAAAACTCCCTAAATGGGTGAGAAGTCATGTTATGACTTCGCAAGACCTTTCGCGTTTTGTACTCAAAATGCGAAAGGTGTACAGCTCCTGTAAAGGAGTTTTTGCATTATTATTCCCAAAAAACTTACGTTTGGTCATAAAACCCATTACCCAGAACAACTATTCTAATATTCTCAAGAATATGAGAATGGTGTATTATTAATAATATGAAAACCACAAAACAACTTGAAAGGTATTTCAAAGGAGCTGCAAATCATCGTCGAATAGAAATTTTAATTATTGTCAAAAAACATAATGGGTTAAATTTAGGGGATATGGTTGAAATGTTAAATACTAATATAAAAACAACATCTGAACACACCAGACGACTTGTTCAGGCAGGTTTATTAAATAAAAAATACCAGGGTTTAGAAGTAGCACATTACCTGTCTCCTTATGGTGAAAAGTTTCTATCGTTTATGAAAACATTTTAGTATTCTCGTATTCTCAAGAATATGAGAATACTTTTGAGCTGGTTAGATTAGAGATTTTATTATATTATAATAAGTACTATGGCATATATATTTGTTGGGCTTGGGAATCCGGGAGAAGAATATGAAAATACTCGGCATAACACGGGTAGGAGTCTTTTAGCTGTGTTTGGAAAATCAGTCGGAGCGGAGTGGAAGGAAGACAAAAAACTCAATGCTTTTGTAGCCAAAGTGAAAATAAGGAAAATCCCGGTAACTTTAATTTTGCCGAATACTTTTATGAACAAATCCGGCAATTGTCTTAAACAAATAATTGGCAGTCAGAAAGCGGCGGAAAAGCTCATGGTCATTTATGATGATTTGGATTTGCCTTTTGGCACATCAAAAATTTCTTTCAATAAATCTTCGGGTGGGCACAAAGGCCTTGAATCAGTGATCAAGGGAATTAAAACTGAAAAATTCGCTCGCATCCGCGTAGGAATTTCTCCGACAACAGGAACAGGTAAAATTCGGAAACCGCAAGGAGAGGAAGCAGTGACCAAGATCATACTTGGGAAGTACAAATCGGAAGAAATACTTCAGCTCAAAAAATTGTCTAAAAAAATAGAAAAGGCACTGGAAACATTCGTATCGGATGGGTTGGAAAAAGCCATGACCAATTTTAATTAATAAAGATGGCTATCACAGTCGTTCTCACCGCTATTTTGTAATTTATTACTCTACTTTTTATCTGGATCAACGAATGAAAGTGTCATCTTCTTCTCTTTTGGATCAAAAATGCCGATTTTGAATTTGTAACTTTTGCCAAGTTCAAGTTTGTCGTGGAGTTTCTCATCGCTGCCGAATTCGGAGATATGCACCAAACCGGCGATGCCTTCTTCGATCGAAGCCAGAGCGCCGTGTTTGTTAAACTTAATGACCACACCATCCACAATGTCATCCTTTTTGTATTTTTTCTCGGCTTCTCTCCAAGGATTCTCTTTCAAAGCTTTGATTGATAGGGAAATCTTACCTTCTTTTATTTCAATCACTTTTACTTTAACTTTTTCGCCGATATGGAACAAGAGTTTCGGGTTTTCAACCAGAGCCCAGTCAATTTCAGAAATATGAACAAGCCCTTCAAGTCCTTCTTCCAATTTGACGAAGACGCCGAAATCAACCATGCCCGTCACTTCGCCTGTCACCACCTCCCCGACTTCGTATTTGCCGATAATGTAGTCTTTGTTTTTCTGCTCGGGGTTTTTCTCGGAGAAGATGAGCTTGCCTTCCTTTGGAAAAGCACCGATTATTGCCACGGAAATTTTCTGACCGACAAGTTTTTTCAATTCCTCCAAAATTCTGTCTTTGTCGCCGTCTGAAACGCGAGGATAATGCTCGGTTTTAAGCTGGGATGCCGGAAGAAATCCAGAAATGCCCTGCCATGTCAGTATCAGTCCGCCTTTATTGGCTTCGGAAACTGTAAGCTCAAATATTTTTTTGTCACGGATGGCATCCTCGGCCTCGTTCCAGATCAAAGCCTGGCGGGCTTCTTTGAGAGAAATTTCAATGTAGCCGTCTTTGTTGGATAAACTTACGACTTTTCCGGCCACACTGTCGCCGACATTTATTTTTTTTATAATATCGCGAGCGTTTATGTATTCACGTCCAAAAATAATACCGGTTCCAAATGGCGGAATATCAACATACACTCGGGCTTTTTCAATGCCGATAACTTTTCCTTCAATAACGTCGTCTACCGATGGGGGATTGGGACTGGTGGCCAAAACACTTTCCATGAAACTTTCTTTTTTGGTTTCAACTTGCTCATCCTGACCTGCTTCTTGCAAAACCGTCTTTTTTACTTCCTCTTTTTCTTTTAATACTTTTAACATTAGTTTCGTGCAATAAGTTGTTTGCTTCAAACTGAAATCCGGCTAAACCCAACTTTGCTTTGCAAAGTAGGGTCGCCCGATCAAAGCAAGGCTTTGATTTAGGGACGAAGCAAGGTTAAGACTTATTGCGATTAATAAAGCACCGAAACAGTATACAGAAATAGGGCTATTTTGCAAGAATCCGCCGAGCCCTTTTCTTATATACAAAATAGTGGTAGGGTTCAGCTAGAAAGTTCTCGTAAACAACGGTTTCTGGAGGTGTGCCATGGGAAATCTCAAGGGGTCGGCAAGGATCAATGTGATTCGCAACATCGTTACTTGGTGGTCTGGTCTTGGTTGGGCCATTTCTCTTTTTCTGGTTGTCGGGGCTCTCATTGTTTGGGAGTTCGTTACTCCAAGCAAGGAGACTGGTTCTGACTTTTTGTCGGTCACAGCTATATTGATGATGGCAATAAATATCATTGCCACCTTACTCATTGTTCGGGACGTTACGGCAAGAACGCGCTTTTATGCCGAACAAGATGAAGCGTGGTTTGGTCAAAAGTGTTTTGAAGTGCTGGATCTGGCCTACCAGGTTCAAAACACAGCTCTGGCAAGCGCCATTCCTGATGATGTAGTTCGGAAGGGCCTGGAATACTACATTTGGCTCGGGGAGAAATCCTTGCCAATCAAAGGAATACCGGCAACTCCGCAGGATTTTGACATCATGCTCCGTTTTTTCCAAAAAAACGGGCACGCAAAGATCACGACAGACGACTTCGCCTTTCCCGAAAAGTGGGAATGGTGGAAGCGACGAGTCGGGTTCCAGGACCCGTAGAAGGGTTTTGCGCCGGAGTGGGATAGTAGCGACAGCGCCACTAACTCTCTCCGGTTTTTTCTATTTAAAAATTGAAAATTGAAAATTGAAAATTTTATCATAATGCGTTAAACTTAATGCGTTATGATTATCACATACCACGGCGTAGATTTTTTTAAAGTTTCATTTGGAGACATAACTATCGCTGTAAACCCACTTTCAAAAGATTCAAAGTTTAAAAGCACAAAATTCGGCAGTGATATTACCTTGGTTTCGGTTAAAAGCAGTCCGGAACATAACGGAGTGGATGTCACTTCTCGCGGGGACAAAGCCTCGTTTGTCATTAAGGGTCCGGGAGAATACGAAGTTTCGGGGGTTTTCATAAAAGGTTTTCTTTCAAAAACAAAATATCCCGATGGCGAGCATATTAATACTATTTATACCGTTACGCTTGAAGGGATGAGTCTCGGTTTTCTCGGGGCTTTGTCGGAAAAAGATTTGTCAGCAGAAGCCAAAGAAGCCTTGGACGGAATAGACATACTTTTTGCGCCGATCGGAGGCGATGGAGTTCTGGATGCCTCTCCGGCCCATAAACTGGCTGTGCAGTTTGAACCTAAACTTATCATCCCTAGCCACTTTGGAGAAGTAGGCGATAAAAACGCCCTTAAAGTATTTCTGAAAGAAGCTGGTGAAGAAGGAGTGAAACCGGTTGATAAACTGACAATCAAAAGGAAAGATGTTGAGGATATGGAAGGAGATGTGATAGTGCTGGAGGTAGTATAAAAAAATTTTAAATTTTAATTTATAAATTTTAAATCAAATTTCAATTTTTTTAAATTAAAACATTTAAACATTCATTTAGAATTTAAAATTTTAAATTTAGAATTTTCTCATTATGTTTAATGCTCTTGAAAAATTAAGACAAAAGCCGGAGAGCGTCAAAAAACAAATTGCTTTTGCTGTGGCGCTTTCATTTGCCGGTATCATTTTTTTAGTCTGGCTTACCGTTGTTTATCCCGATTTGAGAAAAGAAAAGACCCAAAACGACAAACTTAATAACATGGAAAAAATTCCGGTGACAAGTTTTACTGAAACATTTAGTGGCAGATTTTCTGGAATAGTGGGGGAATTTAAAAAAGTAAAAGAGCTCATATCTTCCTTTAAAATTGGACCGGAATATTATAGAGCTACGACCACTGAAACTGCCGTTTTGTCAAGCACAACAGAGGACAAATCCCTTTGAAAAATAAGCCTAAATGTGCTACAATGAAAGAACAACTCTTTAATTTTCAGGCTTAAACTTTATAGTAAACATGGCTAAAAAAGACACAGAAACGGCGGTCAAATCACCATATAAAAACGTCATTCCCCAAGAGATTACTTCTGAAATGAAGGCCTCTTTTATTGACTACGCCATGTCGGTTATTACCGATCGAGCTTTGCCTGATGTCAGAGACGGTTTGAAGCCAGTTCATCGCCGCATACTTTACGCTATGAACGAACTTCATTTAACCGCCGGAGGGAAAACTCGCAAATCGGCCACAGTGGTCGGAGAAGTGCTTGGAAGCTATCACCCGCACGGCGATGTTTCCGTTTATGATGCTATGGTCAAGATGGCCCAGGATTTCACCATGCGTTACCCGCTTATTATCGGCCAAGGAAATTTCGGCTCAATTGACGGAGATAACGCCGCCGCCTACAGATACACCGAAGCTAAGATGGCTCGTATCGCCTCGGAACTTCTTCACGACATAGAAAAAGAAACGGTTGATTTTGTTCCAAACTACGATGGCACCAAAAAGGAGCCGAAAGTTTTGCCGACAGCCGTGCCAAACTTGCTTTTGAACGGCACTTTGGGAATCGCTGTGGGAATGGCCACAAATATTCCACCCCACAATTTAGGCGAAGTGATGGATGCGGTGGTTTATTTGGCCGACAACAATGAGGCAACGACAGAAGATCTCATGCAATTTGTTAAAGGCCCGGATTTTCCGATTGGGGGCATTGCTTTCAACCAGAAAGACATTGCTCACGCTTACGGAAACGGCAAAGGCGGGGTAGTGGTCAGGGGTAACGCTGAAGTTGTAGAAAATAAAGCCGGGCAATTTCAAATTGTCATCACCTCCATCCCTTTTAGAGTAAACAAACAAGACTTGATTTTGAAAATCGTAGATTTGCATCGCGAGAAAAAAATAGAAGGCATCAAAGATATTCGCGACGAGTCGGCAAAAGATATTCGGATTGTGGTTGAACTGAAAGGCACCGCTCATCCGCAAACAGTTTTGAATTATTTGTATAAGCACACTCCGCTTGAAGATACTTTTCACTACAACATGGTGGCTCTGGTGGACGGCGTGCCGGAAACAGTCTCACTCAAGGGCATACTTGAGGAATTTATATTACATAGGGTGGCGGTCATCAAACGCAGAACGGAGTTTGATCTCAAAAAAGCCCTGGAGCGTGAACACATTTTACTCGGGCTTAATAAAGCATTGGACCACATTGATCAGATTATAAAATTGATAAAAAGCTCAAAAGATACCACTGATGCCCACAAGAAATTGATGACCGAATTTAAGTTCTCTTCCATTCAGGCCAATGCCATCTTGGAAATGAAACTTTCTCGGCTTGCCGGATTGGAGCGAAAGAAAATTGAAGATGAACTCAAAACTGTTCAGGAATTTATAGAACAAATGAAGTCAATTTTAGCCAGTCCGAAAAAAATTCTCGGGATTATAAAAGACGAATCAAAAGAAATTAAGGAAAAATATGGCAACGAACGCCGAACAAAAATTATCAGAGGCGGCGCCCAAGTATTGTCGGTCGAGGATTTAATTCCGGATGAAGAGAACGCTTTGGTTTTGACTGCTGGCGGTTATATCAAACGGACCAACCCCGATGAATTTAGAAAGCAAAAACGTGGCGGGGTTGGAGTGGTGGATTTAGATACCAAAGAGGAGGATTTCGTAACCATGCTTCTTACGGCAAGTACCCACAGCGACCTTTTATTTTTCACTGACAAAGGCAAGGTTTACCAGATAAAAATGTACGATATTCCAGAAGGACGACGGGCTACAAAAGGAAAATCCGTCATGAACTTCCTGCCACTTTCAGAAGGAGAAAAAATTACCTCAATTTTGCCTATGCCAAAGAAAATCAAAGGCGAGGGAAGCTCGCTTATGATGGTCACAAAAAATGGCGTGGCTAAAAAAGTGACTACGTCAAGTTTTGTTGATGTCAGAATGTCCGGAATTATCGCCATCAAACTAGATGCCGGCGACGCTCTTGTTTCTGCTTCGTTTACCCGTAAAAAAGACACAGTTATTGTCGTTACCACAAAAGGCCAGTCAATTCATTTCAAAGAGTCTGATATACGAGAAATGGGTAGAACGGCAATGGGGGTCAGGGCCATTAAATTGCAAAAAGGAGACAATGTTATTTCTGCAGAAACAGTTTCGCATGAATTGAACAACGCCAACATAATGGTCATTTCTCAAAACGGCTACGGCAAGTGCACGGATATAGACGAGTATAAAGTCCAGAATAGAGGAGGTTCGGGAATAAAAACAGCAAAAGTCACACCAAAAACCGGCCAACTTATGGGAGCTAAAGTTTTTGCAGAAGGAGCGGGGGAGATTGTGGCAATTTCCAAAAAATCTCAAGTTATACGCGTGGATGCCAAAGAGATTCCAATTTTGGGTCGCCAAACTCAAGGAGTCCGTGTGATGAAACTCCGCGAAGGGGACTTCATCGCCTCACTTATCTGTTTGTAGTTGTTTCGTGCAATCTCTTACTTGGTATAATTTTTCAGAGCAACCTTAAAAATTCCAGCGAATTTTTAAGGCAAGTACTCGGCCTAAAGTCGTCAAGAACGGGGTGCCTTGACGACACCATGCTTTAGGCCTGCGAGGGTTCTGAAAAACTATACCTCGACGAGATTGTGCTTCAACTTTGTTAATAACCACATAGCATATCAGGTTTTTTCATACTATAATAATATTGAGGTCTTTGCTTTATAGACTTTATAAACTTTTAACTAATTTATATGTTCTCTGACCCGGTTAAAAACATAGCTCAAAGCGGTATCCTGCCCGGCATGGAAGTGGCCGATTTTGGCGCTGGTTCCGGAGCTCATGCTTTGGCGGTAGCCAAGGCTCTGATGTCCACCGGGCGAGTTTATGCTATTGATATTCAGCAGGATT